>CAESAI010000040.1_pt1 | contig 11147 bp, 10 predicted proteins | sample 7263551 | NCBI WGS metagenome assembly CAESAI01 (sample SAMEA6814039, study PRJEB35770) | uncultured Actinomycetes bacterium | biome: Freshwater; feature: Freshwater reservoir; material: water | place: Czech Republic | collected 2017-05-23 | depth 30m m | reverse complement strand
CCGATAACTGCAGCTGGACCATTTGGCATCAGCATTGGAACAGTCATAGGGGAAACGCGCGAGGCGCCTCGCTCCTTGAGAATGTCGTATTGCTCCATCAAGGAGATAGCGCCACCGACGCCAGAACCAACTGCAACACCAAGTCGAGTTTGATCGACTTCAGGTGCGCCCGCATCAGCCCAGGCTTCACGCGCAGCAATTAAGGCAAGTTGTTGGGAACGATCCATACGGCGAACTTCATGTGGTTCCAGAATGCTCTCTGGATCTACTTTTGCAGTTGCAGCAATGCGAACTGGAAGCTCGGCAAATCGCGGATCTTCCAACAAATGTATTCCGGAACGCGCAGCAAGTAGCGAATCCCATGTTGAGGCAACGTCTCCACCCAGTGGGGTAGTGGCGCCAAGCCCTGTAACGACAACCGTACGGCTCATTGTTGTCGACCTTTCAATTTGATTTAGTGCTAATGGATACTTGTCGTGCAGTTAGTGCAAGTTTTTATGTGGCGGGCAACATGCAAGCCGCCCGCCAACATCAAAACTAGTTATGCCTTGTTAGCAGCGATGTAGTTCACTGCATCAGCAACGGTATTTAGGTTCTTAACTTCAGTGTCTGGGATGGTTACGCCAAACTTGTCTTCGCAAGCCATTACAACTTCAACCATTGACAATGAGTCAACGTCTAGGTCATCAACAAATGACTTTTCCATCTGGACTGATTCAGCTGGGATTCCTGCTACTTCATTTACGATTTCAGCTAGGCCAGCGAGGATGTCCTGGGACATAGTTATCTCCTTTAGTAATTACTTACCGCGTTGTGCGGGTCTTACTTCGAAAATCTTTCGACTCTCGAAACTTATGGGACGAGTGCTACTTGCGCAGCGTGAACTAGGCCAGCACCAAAGCCGACCATCAAAACCAAATCGCCACTTTTTACTTCGCTGTTTTCACGCAGGCGATCTAGGGCTAATGGCACCGAGGCAGCTGAGGTGTTACCTGAATATTGAATGTCACGGGCGACTACAACATGATCTGGCAGGTTGAGCTGCTTAATCAAGGCATCCGTGATGCGGTTGTTGGCCTGGTGCGGCACAAATGCGGCTAAATCATTTACGGTTACGCCAGCTGCGGCCATTGCTTGGGCACACACATCGCCCATTTGGCCAACTGCCCATCGAAATACTTGCTGACCTTGCATAGTTAATACCGAAGGCTTGCCACTGCGCTCTGCTGTGAAGACATCTGGTTCCATGATGATCGCATCAAGCTGTGTGCCATCCGCGCCCCAAATAGTAGGACCAATTCCTTGGGCCTCGGTAGGACCGACAATTACTGCGCCGGCGCCATCAGCGAACAAGAATGCGGTACCGCGATCTTCGAAATCAACAATCTCAGATAGTTTTTCGGCGCCAATTAGCAAAATGTATTTAGCAACACCAGAGCGAATCATGCCATCGGCAATACCTAGGCCATAGCAAAAGCCAGCGCAAGCAGCCGAAGTATCCGTGGCTGCGGCATTAACTGCGCCGAGGGCTGCGGCAACTTCAACTGAAGCAGATGGTGTTTGGTAACGATGGGTAACTGTGGCGACCATTACTAGATCTAGTTGCTCGGCAGTGATGCCGGCATCAGCAAGTGCCTTACGCGCAGCGGCAGTTGCCATGGAAACAACATGCTCATTGGCTCCAGCATGGCGACGCTCAATAATTCCGGAACGCTCTTGAATCCATTCGTCATTGGAATCGATTTTTAGACAAATCTCATCGTTAGTAACAACGCGCTCGGGGCGAAAGACGCCAAGACCAAGAATCCCAGCATGCGCAATTGGGGCTGGGGTATTTAACGTGATCATGAACCAGCCTTTGGATGTAAGCGAAGTAGTGGCTGACCTGGATTAACTGGATCGCCATCAGTTACTAGCCATTCCACGATGGTGCCACCGTGTGGTGCTTCAACCTCGTACTCATCGCGCAATGTGCGGATTGTGGCAACTTTTGTTTTGCCATCAAGTACCGTGCCAGGTTCTTCGCTGACATTAAATTCAATAGTTCCCTTAAATGGCGCAACTACTAACCGCCAAGTAGGAGAGTCAGTTACCGCAGTCTCGGTGCCGTGACGCGCAATCAAATCAAGCGCGGCTGGCATGTCATCAGGAGTCTTGAGCGAAACACATTCAACTCCTGGCATCGCGCGCTTTGCTAGTCCTACCAAAGTTCCAGCCGGCGGCAATTCAATTAAGCCAGTTACGCCTAGATCAAGCATGGTTTGCATACAAAGATCCCAGCGAACTGGATTGCTAACTTGTGTGACAAGTCGCTTCAATACTTCGCGACCATCTTGCACAACCGTGCCATCAGCATTTGAAAGGATTCGGCTGCGCGCATCGTGAGTAGAAATGGCTTTGGCATGTTGAGCCAAGATGCCAACAGCAGGTGCCATGTGGCTGGTGTGGAATGCGCCAGCAACAGATAGCGGGCGAACGCGCGCGCCAGTAGGTGGATCAGCTTCGAGCGCGGCAAGTTGTTCTAAAGTTCCAGCGGCCACAATTTGTCCAGCGCCATTTTCATTTGCGGCAGTTAAACCGTGCTGGGCTAACTTGGCAATAACTTCGTCGCGGTCGCCACCTAGTACTGCTGACATTCCAGTTGGTGTGACGTTTGAAGCAGCAGCCATAGCATTGCCACGCTCACGCACTAAAACCATGGCTTGTTCAGCCGAGATCACATTTGCAGCAGCTGCTGCGGTAATTTCGCCAACACTGTGGCCGGCGCCAATTCCGACTTTGGCGTAAGCCTCACCGGGATGTGGGAACAAGCTAAGTAAGGAGACCATGCCAGCGCTAACGATCAAAGGCTGGGCTACAGCAGTGTTGCGAATTGTGTCTTCATCGCTTGTGGTGCCGTGGGCAATCAAATCAATGCCAGCAACGGTGCCCAGCCACTTCATACGATCCTGGAAGTTAGGCAATTCCAACCAAGGGGTTAAAAAGCCAGGGACCTGGGAACCTTGTCCGGGGGCAACTACTGCAAGCACTTGTATAGTCTCTCGTATAGGCAACCGCTAAATCTGGTGACGATCCACTAAATTCTAGGGCATTTTCTTGTAGGTAACCTACAAATCAGTGCTATTTCGCTCCATCATTAGGGCAATTCGCAGTGTCAAGGCATCTGTGGGATCAAAGGGATCTAGCCCCGTCATCTCAAGGACTCGGCGCAGGCGGTACCTAACGGTATTTACGTGGACAAACAGAACCCTGGCACACCCTTCAATAGTGGGAGCCGTTTCAAGGTAACAAGCCAGCGTATGACGTGTATCGCCGCGCAGCTCATTTCGAATCTTTGCAACAACTGGATCGATCGCAGATGTATCACCTGCGATCACGCGCGCAGAAATCAAGTCTTGTGAGTCAACTAGGCGAGGGCTAGTTTCCAGGAAACTTAATGCGCGATATCCAGAGAGCGCAGCAAGTGCGGAGTGGTGGGCATCTTGCAAAGTTGAAACTATCGGACCAGTTACCACCGTGCCAGTTCCAAAATGTCCAACAAATGGCTTTGCGATGATTTCAGGATTATCCGTTTCTGCTACACCACCAATGATCGTAATCATGCGATCGTTGTGTACGCCAACCATGACATCGAGTTTTGCTGCTTTAGCAGTACGTCGAATCTGTTCCATGTGAACTTCAATTGCAACTTGCGTTGAAGGTACTGGTCCTACTAGCGCCAGAACATGTTTATTTACATCCCACCCAGCTGCTGCGGCGCGCGCAATTAGCGCGTCATCAGAACTGCCGGCCAAAATCGCATCAAGAACTAAATCTTGCAAGCGAGCATCCCAAGCTCCACGAGTTTCTGCAGCTCGTGCATAAAACTCAGCAGCAGCAAATGCAATTTCACTGGAGTATCGCAGTAGTGACTCGCGTAAATAAGACTGGCGATATTCATTGGTGCCAGCTATCTGTTCAACCATCTCTTCAACTACGGCCATAGAAGTTCGTACCAGTTCAACGGTTTGCTGCAAAGTTAAAGCGCGAGCTAATTCCCGGGGAGCGCTAGAGAAAATATCTCCGACGTGATCTTTGGATTCCAATCCTGCGGAAAACCATTCCACGAAGTTCGTGATACCACTTTGCGCCACCAGGCTTACTGATGCTCGTTCGTTAGCCGGCAATGCGGTAAACCACGGCAAAGTATCTTCCATTCGAGAAGTAGCAGCAGTAGTTAATTCGCCAGTCATGCGCTGCACTCGGCGCGCTAGTACTGCGTGTTCGGCAGCAATGCGTTCGGGTGTGGATTCGGTGGACCGAATAGAACGTGGCATGTAACTAAGTGTGCCAGTAGGGCCAGATCGCTAGTTAGAGCGCGTTAACTTGGGCTACTTGCTCGGCAGTTAACTCGATAACCGGCAGGATTTGGGCAAGTTGCTCGGTGGTGCGGGCGCTAGCTATTGGGGTGGCAATCCCAGGTTGGGCACGCAACCAACCTAAGGCAACTGCAGCAATTGAAGTGTTTTCCTGCTTGGCAATTTCAGTAATCGCATTAAGGATTGCCCAACCACGATCGTTCTTGTAGTCCGGCATGTCGCCAGCTCGCACGCTATCGACCTCAACGCCAGGCTGATACTTACCAGTTAAGAAACCAGCAGCCAAAGAGAAGTAGGGAAGTACTGGGATGTCTTCTTTAACGGCAACTGCCATCAAGCCACCTTCGTATTCATTGCGAACAATGGCGTTGTAATTCGGCTGAAGTAAAAGGTATTCACTCATTCCAAGGTCACGAGAAATCTTTAGCGCTTCTTCTAGTCTTGCGGCTGAATAATTCGAAGCAGCTAAGTAACGAACTTTGCCAGCAGTAACAAGTTCATTGAAGGCAGTTAAGGATTCTTCGAGTGGGATTTCTTCATCGTCATGATGAGCGTAGTAGATGTCTATGTAATCAGTGCCAAGGCGACGAAGTGAATCTTCCGCTGCAGCAGCAATGTTTGCTGCGCTTAAGCCAGGTCGAGTAGCAAGTTTGGCAACTTTAGTTGCAATCACCATCTCGCTACGATTACCGCGGCTGCGCATCCAGTCACCAATGATGGTTTCACTTTCGCCACCTACGTTGCCAGTGTGCCAACGGGAATACATGTCTGCGGTGTCGATGAAATTTCCACCATCAGCTTCGTAGGCATTGAGTACTTGTTGGGATTGCTGAGAGTCAGCGCTCCAACCAAAAACGTTTCCACCCAGGCAAAGTGGATGAACCTGCAGGTCAGTTCTACCAAGCGCAACTCGCATCAGCCGCCGCCTTCAGTATTTCCGGCGGAGGCTGCCTTTGGATCGTTTAGTTGGTAACGATCGATTGCTTTCTGAACTTGTTCAGCTGGTACCTGACCTTGCTTGGCTAGCATCGCTAAAGTTTGGACGGTAATACTTTGCGCATCAACTAAGAAGTGACGTCGTAGCGCGCCTCGAGTATCAGACATACCCCAACCATCAGTACCAAGTGATGCGAAGTCATTTGGCACCCAGTCGCGAATTTGGTCTTGGACTGCTCGCATGAAATCTGAAACTGCAATTACTGGACCTTCGGTACCAGTTAACTTTTCGGTAACCCAACTTGTTTTTGGCGCTTCCGAAGGATTCAAGAAGTTGTGGCGATCAACCGCCAAACCATCGCGGCGCAGTTCATTCCAAGATGTAACTGACCAAACATCGGCACTAACTCCCCAGTCTTCGCGAAGTAATCTTTGCGCTTCAAGTGCCCAAGGAACTGAAACTCCAGAGGCTAGTAGTTGCGCGCGTGGACCCTTGGCAGCTGAATCCGGTGCCAGCAAATACATACCGCGCAAGATGCCTGCAGTATCCACTCCAACTGGTTCGGCAGGTTGAACATACGGTTCGTTGTAGACCGTTAAGTAGTAGTAGATGTCTTCGGGATTTTCACCAAACATTCGGCGCAACCCATCGCGCACAATGTGCCCAATTTCAAAACCATAAGCCGGGTCATAACTAACTACTGCCGGATTAGTTGCGGCCAGTAAATGCGAGTGACCATCTTCATGCTGCAAGCCTTCGCCATTTAGCGTGGTGCGACCAGCAGTAGCGCCGAGAACAAAGCCACGAGCCATTTGATCGCCAGCGAGCCAAAATGAATCGCCGGTGCGCTGGAAACCAAACATGGAATAGAAAATGTAAATCGGAATCATTGGTTCGTTATGTGTTGCATAAGAAGTTGCTACTGCAGTCCACGAAGCAACCGAACCTGCTTCATTGATGCCTTCATGCAGAATTTGGCCGATTTCAGATTCTTTGTAAGAAAGCATTAACTCACGGTCAACTGAAAGGTATTGCTGACCATGCGGGGAGTAGATCTTCAAAGTTGGGAAGAAGCTGTCCATGCCAAATGTGCGGGCTTCATCCGGAATGATCGGAACAATTCGATTACCAATGTTTTCATCGCGCACTAACTCGCGTAGTAATCGAACAAAAGCCATAGTTGTTGCAATGGGTTGGTTACCAGATCCAGCGCTCATGTCTTTGTAAGTTTCGATACCAGGCAGTGTCAAGACTTTGGCTTTAGTGCGACGAGATGGCACGTAGCCACCGAGTGCGCGCCGACGCTCGTGCAAGTACTCGATGTGTTCATGGTTTTCGCCCGGATGGTAATAAGGCGGCAACTTGTCATCAAGTTGGTCATCAGTAAATGGAATCTGGAGCCGATCGCGGAATTCCATCAAGTCTTCATGATTTAGCTTCTTCATTTGGTGAGTGGCGTTACGACCCTCGAAGTGTGAACCGAGCGTCCAGCCCTTGATGGTCTTGGCCAGAATTACAGTTGGTTGACCGGTATGGGCTTCGGCAGCAGCGTAGGCCGCATACATCTTCTTATAGTCATGGCCACCGCGCTTTAAGTTCCAAACCTTTTCATCCGACCAGCCTTCGACCATGGCCTTTGTACGCGGATCGCGGCCAAAGAAGTTGTCGCGAACAAATCCACCGTTTTCGGTTTTGTACGTCTGGAAATCACCATCAGGAGTTCGGTTCATTAAGTTAACGAGTGCACCTTCGTTATCAATGTCGAGCAATTCATCCCACTCGCGGCCCCAAATAACTTTGATGACATTCCATCCGGCGCCGCGGAAGTGCGATTCAAGTTCTTGAATGATTTTTCCGTTACCGCGAACTGGGCCATCAAGGCGTTGCAGGTTGCAGTTGATTACAAAAGTTAAGTTGTCGAGTTCTTCGCGCGCAGCAATACCAATTGCGCCCAATGATTCGGGTTCGTCCATTTCGCCATCGCCCAGGTAGGCCCAAACTCGTTGCTGCGAAGTGTCTTTGATCCCGCGGTGATGCAAGTAGCGATTAAAGCGAGCTTGATAAATCGCATTCATCGGACCAAGTCCCATAGACACAGTTGGAAATTGCCAAAAGTCCGGCATCAAACGCGGATGCGGATAGCTTGGCAAGCCATTTGGCGCGGCCGAAAGTTCTTGGCGGAACCCATCTAGGCGATCGCTACTTAAGCGACCTTCTAAATATGCGCGGGCATACATGCCAGGTGATGCGTGACCTTGGAAAAATACTTGGTCTCCGCCTCCTTCATGTTCTGGACCGCGGAAGAAGTGATTGAAACCAACTTCATAAAGTGACGCACTTGATGCGTAAGTTGAAATGTGTCCACCGACACCAATACCTGGACGTTGTGCGCGATGCACCAACATTGCAGCGTTCCACCGGATGTAGGCACGGATACGACGCTCAATAGTTTCATCGCCTGGGAAATCAGGTTCGCGATCAGGTGAGATGGTGTTGATGTAGTCAGTACTTCGCAGACTTGGAATACCAACATTTTTTTCCGAAGAGTGACGCAGCAGTGAAAGCATGATGTGACGCGCACGTTGTTCGCCATGGGTTGCGATTAACGCATCTAGGGACTCAATCCACTCCCGAGTTTCCTCAGGATTTACATCTACGTACTGAGTTGGCATACCCCCGGCCAACAACGAATCCCGATCTGGGGTTGTGGTCACTGCGGGTTACCTGCCTCGGGGGATAGTCGGGTTTTCAACTCCTATTGTGTCTGATGGCGAACCAAAGGGGTTATCCGCATCCAGTATTTGGAAAAGTTAAATTGGGCAATTTGGGGTTTGCAGTTGCCTTTTGGCCATTACTCGGGTGGACTAAGACTGTGAGTTCACAAGAAGGCACCCTAGCGGGGTTGGCCGGCAAGTTCGGGTTAGGCGAAGGGCTAGTAGTCCAAGAGCTGGGCTTTGATATTGACAGCGATGAAATGGTTTCAAATGCCATCGCTTCTGTTGCCGAATTAGTTGATGAGACCTACGACGATGTCGTAGATGCCGTTCTGCTGTGGTGGCGTGAAGATGATGGTGACTTAGTTGATGCCTTAGTTGATGCTCTTGGCCCACTTACTGACAATGGCGTGATTTGGCTTATGACACCAAAGCCTGGGCGCGACGGGCACGTAGAACCTGAAGACATTGCGGATGCCTCACCAACTGCAGGCTTGCAAGCAACTAGCAATATAAATGCTGCTCCGGATTGGCAAGGCACGCGCCTAGTTGCTCCAAAATCTCGTCGATAATTTAAGTTCATTTCCAAATAATCCCGATAAGAAAAGAGAAGAAATGTCATTAGAAGTTGGCCAAGAAGCCCCAGATTTCACACTGCAAAATCAATTTGGCGAAGATGTAAAACTGTCAGATTTTCGCGGCAAGAAAAATGTAGTTTTGGTTTTCTTCCCAATGGCCTTCACCGGCATTTGCACTGGCGAGCTGTGCGAAATTCGCGATCAGCGTCCAGCTTTTGTAACTGACGATGTTCAGGTGCTTGGCATCTCGTGTGACACATCAGCTTCCCAAAAAGTTTTCGCGGAACAAGAAAATCTGGACTACCCATTGCTGTCTGATTTCTGGCCGCACGGTGAAATTTCCAAAATGTACGTTTCTTGGTTTGAGCCACGTGGCTTTTCTATGCGTGGCACTTTCATCATTGATAAGGCTGGGGTTTTGCGCTGGTCAGTCGTTAATGGTCCAGGCGATGCCCGCAATACCGATGCGTACAAGCAGGCCTTAGCTGCCCTTTAAATTCGGGCAGTTTGCTAAAAGATGCGGACTTGCCAAACTAGGTGTGAAATTGAGATGCCACGGCCGGTGTAGACCCGAGACTCACCGGCTGTGGCACCTTTTCGTTATCGGGTCATTGCTTCGCAATACAGACCCGAGACTCACCGGCTGTGGCACCTTTTCGTTATCGGGTCATTGCTTCGCAATACAGACCTAGGACTCACCGGCTGTGGCACCTTTTTGCCCCGACACTTTTAGAGGTCTCGGGTCATTGCTTATTCCCACCCACATTCGATTTCTACCTTTTCCCATACTTAGATAAGGTAGGGATGCACGTAGGGCGCTTAGCTCAGTTGGCTAGAGCATCTCGTTTACACCGAGAGGGTCAGGGGTTCGAGTCCCTTAGCGCCCACTGCAATGGAAATACCCCCGCAAGCGGGTATTTTTCCATCTAAAATCCCACACACTTGGTATATTTCTTGTTTATGAGTCGCACCAACATTGATATTGATGACGAGCTTGTAGCCATTGTCATGAATCGTTTTAATTTGCCGACAAAAAAGAGTGCGGTAGATATGGCCTTGCGGCGGCTGGTGGTAGAGACTGACCAGATGAAATTGATTGACAGCATTTTTGGAATCGGTTGGGACGGCCCAGAAGGGGGCCGCTTTACTGATGAGTTGCACAGCCGTTGATTCGATAATCACAAACGCTGGAATTCAATTCCTTCATGACTTTCAATTTGCCTGCAACAGCTTTCAACATCAGGCATGAACGCTGGGACCAAGCTGCCTAGGCAGTTGACTTTGCCATCCAGATTGATAGAATAGTTGAAAGTTAAACTACTTGAGAGGTTATCGTGAATCAGTCTCAAGACTTGAAGATGCCAGCGCTATACATCGGTCATGGCGCACCACCACTACTTGATGATCCGATTTGGAGCGGACAGCTTGCAAACTTAGCAACCGAGTTCGTAACTCCGAAAGCGATTCTGATCGTTTCGGCGCACTGGGAGAGTGCTCCGCTAACTCTTGGTGCAACTGATTTTGGAACTCCTTTGGTTTATGACTTTGGTGGCTTTGATCCAAAGTATTACCAGCTGCAATATCAAACCCCAGATGCAAAAGTACTAGCGGATCTTGTGAAGAGTGTTTTGCCGGATCACCAAACCGTCGCAGATCAACCTAATCGTGGTTTAGATCATGGCGCCTTCGTTCCACTTATGGTCATGTATCCAGAAGCCAACATACCGGTGCTGCAGATGTCCATCCCAACTCATGATCCAGCAAAACTTTTTGAACTCGGTAAACGACTTGCTCCGCTCCGGGAGCATGGAGTTTTGATCGTTGGCAGTGGATTTCTAACCCATGGTTTGCCTTACCTTCGTGACTTTAGAATCGAAGCCACCGCGCCTTCCTGGAGTGTGGAATTTGATCGTTGGGCACAGGAAGCCATTGCTCGAAATGACATCGACACCTTGATGAATTTCAAAGAATTGGCTCCAGGCATGCCTTATGCGCATCCAACTGTGGAGCACTTATCGCCAATTTTTGTGACTCTTGGTGCCGCCTCAGATGTAAATGTTTCACCTGAAATCGTTATCGATGGATATTGGATGGGACTTGCAAAGACCTCTCTGGCAGTTGCTTAATCCCTGCAGAGCAAGCGGTAGTCTGGCTTTGTTAGTTGAATAACTAAACAAATCTGGGAGCAAAAAATGGCCGTTACTGCAAGCCCCGACCAGCAACAAGCATTGCTGGACTTGCAGGGCCTTGACACCAAACTCCTGCAATTGAAACACAAGCGCGCTGGCATTCCAGAAATTTCCCAGGCCCAAGACCTAGAAGTCGAACTGGGTTCAATCAAGATGCGGCTAGTGGCCGCCAAGACTGAATCTTCTGATCTAAAACTAAATCAACTAAAGGCTGAATCTGATGTTGAACAGGTAGTTGCTCGGGCTAAGCGAGATCAAGATCGGTTAGATGCGGGCGCAGTTTCAGCGGCCAAAGAATTGGAAAGTCTGCAACATGAAATTGCAACGCTGGCAAAGCGGCAAGCTGAACTTGAAGACATCGAACTTGAAAT
>CAESAI010000037.1_pt1 | contig 12065 bp, 9 predicted proteins | sample 7263551 | NCBI WGS metagenome assembly CAESAI01 (sample SAMEA6814039, study PRJEB35770) | uncultured Actinomycetes bacterium | biome: Freshwater; feature: Freshwater reservoir; material: water | place: Czech Republic | collected 2017-05-23 | depth 30m m | reverse complement strand
GCTATGTGCTGCCACTCGCCAAGTCATATTCAACGGCTTGCAATTGCTGGGTGTTAGTGCACCCGACAGGATGTAACCATGTCCAGTGAACTTGATCTAGCTATTTGGCCAGCATCGGCAACCCGCAATTCCGCAGGCGAAATTACGATAGCTGGACTTTCGGTAACCGAAATTGCAGCCGAATATGGCACCCCAGTTTTTATCTTTGATGAAGCTGATGTTCGCAAACGCGCCCGTGACTATGTCGCGGCTTTCAAAGTGGATGACATTGAGACCAGTGTGCATTACGCAGGAAAAGCGTTTATGACGACAAAAATTGCGCAATGGGTGAGTCAAGAGGGACTTGGCATAGATGTGGCAAGCGTTGGCGAATTAGAAGTTGCATTACGTGCGGGGATTGATCCAGCCCAGATTGTGATGCACGGCAATAACAAAAGTATCGGCGACCTTGAACGCGCTGTCGAGGTTGGAATTGGGCGAGTAGTAATTGATAGCCTGATTGAAATCGACAGGTTAAATTCGATCGCAAGTAGCGCGGGAATTGTGCAGCAGGTCCTATTGCGCTTAACCGTTGGCGTCGAAGCACATACCCATGAAGCAATTTCAACTGCACACGAGGATCAAAAATTTGGCCTTTCAGTTGCCTCTGGCATGGCTATGGCAGCCGTGGACAATGTATTGGAATGTGATTCGATTTCACTTGCTGGACTTCACTCACATATTGGTTCTCAGATTTTTGATGCAGCCGGTTTTGAAATAGCTACACATCGAGTGGTTGATTTTGCTGCTCAGATAAAACTGCGACACGGTCTTACCGTGAGTGAACTTGATGTCGGCGGCGGAATGGGAATTGCTTACGTTGTAGGCGATGACCCGCTCGATGTTGCCACTATGGCCAAATCAATTTTGGATATAGTGCGAACTGAGTGCGCTCGCGTAAAAATCCCAGTTCCAAAAATTAGTGTTGAGCCGGGGCGAGCAATAATTGGAAATCCAGGCATAACGGTTTACGAAGTCGGAACGATTAAACCTGTTGAATTGGACAGCGGAATCACGCGCCATTACATATCGGTAGATGGCGGCATGAGCGATAACATTCGCACCGCGCTCTATGACGCGGAATACACGACAACAATTGCCAATCGAGTCTCAACGGGGACACCTGTAATTTCACGAGTCGTTGGCAAACATTGCGAAAGTGGCGACATTGTGGTGCGGGACACACACTTACCAGCTGACATTAGGCCTGGCGATTTACTAGCGGTTGCCGCAACCGGTGCTTACTGCAGGTCAATGGCCAGTAACTATAACCACATTCCACGCCCAGCTGCAGTGAGCGTCAATGCCGGAAAAGCGCAAGTACTTCTTCGTCGCGAAACTATCGATGACTTGTTGGCACTTGATAGTGGCTTGACTTAAGCCTTTTCATTTTCAATGGTTCGAACAAGCAGCCGATTGAATTCAAAAATCGCTGTTGCGATCATTAACGCAGAGCCGATGAACAATATGCCACGAACTGCAACTTGAGTATTCATCACAATAAATGTTCCAAGTGCAACGAAGATAATTGCTCGAGCAAAAGTTACCCAGACATTAGCTGGCCGTGCCCAAATTCGCTTCCAAGTTTTAACAACTTCACCAGGGACGTCAATATCTGGCAAAACTCCACCCAGAAGTGTGTAGGCCATTCCTCCAGCAACTATTAAGATCGCCGCTGGTATCCAGAAAGCTGCATCAAATTGGTTCCACGAAGCGATTAAGTAAATTCCGATATTTGGATCGCGACCAAATACGTTTACGGCAATCCAAATCGCAGCGCTAATTCCTGCGATGATTGTCCCGGAAATCATGACTGATTTGGCAACGCGCTGTGCACCCTGGCGTCGATATGGTGCAAGAAGTATGACCAATAAAAAGATTACCGTCGCAGCGGTTGGCAGCACAGTTGCTAAGGTGTCAGAAATTTTGAGCACACTCTGCAAGGTTTTGATTGTCGCCAAAACACCTCCAGCAGGTGGCTCCAAGCTCAATGACGCGATTGGTTCAATACCAAGTTGGGGCGCAAACATGTTTACTTTTTCAATTGCAACATTTGCGGTGGCTGTGAACTCAAGCTTTAAGGTTTGCCCCTTAACGAAAGCATCACGAAGTTGAACTGCAGCTGCTCGGATTGGTTCCGCTAGCGCGTCACTTGCCAGAATCTTGGAAGCAGCATTTTCAATCACGGGACGAAACGGTGCGGCATTTGGTGCCTTTTCAACTAATACGTCGGTGAGTTGCACGCTCATCTTTGAGATTACGGCGGGATCGTGACGAATACTTTCTATGTGGTCTGCCAGTTTTGGACCATTGAGCAGGTTATTGTTCACAATTCCGGCAAAGGCGCCCAGGGTTAGGGCAAAAGTTCCCAAAATGATTAGAACTTTAGACAGAATTATTAAAGACCTTGAATTTTTCATCGAAACCCCGTTACTCGCATTACTTGCCCAAATCTTACGTTATGGGGCAACGAATGGATTGTTTTTGGCTAGTTTCGTGGCTTTCTGCCAGACTTAGGCTAAGCAGAATCAAAGGGTTCTCGGCATTTTCGCCACTACCTATTAATACTGTATTTATGTCTTTATAAGGAGAAGAAATGGGTTCCCCGCTAACTGTTGCACTACTAGGTGGCGGAACCGTGGGCGCTTCGGTAGCCCAACTAGTTACCGAGAGTGCCGATGACTTAACCGCCCGAATCGGCAGCGAACTTAAGCTCACCGGAATCGCAGTTCGCGATGCGTCAAAACTTCGGCCAGGCATAGACCCAAAGTTATTAACCGAAGATGCGGCTGGACTTGCGGCCTCTGGCGCAGACATCGTGATCGAAGTGATCGGTGGAATTGAACCAGCAAAAACTTTAATTGAATCGGCAATCGCGCATGGTTCATCAGTTGTAACTGCAAACAAGGCGTTACTTGCTGCTCATGGAGCACATTTACACAAACTTGCTGAAGAAGCTGGCGTTGATTTGTATTACGAAGCTGCTGTTGCCGGTGCCATTCCATTACTTCGCCCATTGCGTGAATCACTCGCTGGTGACAAAGTCACAAAAGTCTTAGGCATTGTTAACGGCACTACTAATTTTATTTTGTCCAAGATGTATAACGACGGCGCAGATTACTCAGCAGTCCTTAAAGAAGCGCAAGACTTGGGATATGCCGAAGCTGATCCAACTGCAGACGTTGAAGGATTTGATAGCGCAGCAAAGGCAGCAATTCTTGCGGGGTTGGCGTTCCATACCAACGTCACTGCTGACGATGTGTATCGCGAAGGCATGACCAAGGTAACCGCCGATGATATTGCGGCCGCGAAATCACTTGGCTATGTCATTAAGTTGTTGGCAATTGCTGAGTTGACACAAGACGACAAGGGTGTGATTGTGCGCGTTCATCCAGCGATGATTCCAGCCACACACCCATTGGCTAGCGTTCGTGATGCCTTTAATGCAGTTTTCGTTGAAGCCGAGGCAGCTGGTCAAGTTATGTTTTATGGCCGTGGTGCTGGCGGTGCGCCGACAGCAAGTTCCGTTGTGGGAGATGTAGTGGCAGCAGCTCGTCATCGGATTGCCGGCTCGGTTGGTCCAGCCCAAAGTATTTATGCAGACCTTGAAGTTCGGCCAATCGGTGAAGCAATAACTTCTTATTACTTAAACTTGAAAGTTTCCGACGAGTCTGGTGTGCTTGCTGCAATTTCCAATGAATTTGCAAAGCATGATGTCTCGATCCAAGCCGTCCGTCAAGATGGCGAAGGCGACGCTGCGATTTTGATTATTCGTACCCACCAAGCCCCGGAAAGTCGCCTGCGCGCAACTGTTAATGCCCTTGAAAGTATGTCCGCAGTGCGCGAAGTTCTTGGAGTAATGCGCGTTGAAGGTGCTGGAGCTTAATAATGGCTCATGTCTGGCGCGGGGTAATCGAGGAGTATCGAGATCGCTTACCAATTTCCCCAAATGACGTTGTAGTCACTTTAGGTGAAGGTGGCACACCACTTGTTTACGCCTGCACACTGTCGGAACAAACAAGCGCGAAAGTTTACTTAAAAGTTGAAGGCATGAACCCAACTGGTTCTTTCAAGGATCGCGGCATGACTATGGCGATCACAGATGCAGCCCGTAATGGCGCAAAGGCCGTGGTTTGCGCGTCAACCGGAAATACCAGTGCATCTGCTGCTGCTTATGCCACAAAAGCGGGTATGAAAAGTGCGGTACTTGTACCGCAAGGAAAAATTGCTATGGGAAAATTAGCTCAGGCAGTGATTCATGGTGCCACCATTTTGCAGGTTGATGGAAACTTTGACGACTGCTTAGATATTGCGCGTGACTTGGCTGAACATTATCCAATTGCACTTGTGAATTCAGTGAACCCAACTCGATTGCAAGGACAAAAAACTGCAGCTTTTGAAATCGTTGATTCCTTGGGTGATGCTCCTGATATTCATTGCTTGCCTGTAGGTAATGCGGGAAATATCTCGGCATATTGGATGGGTTTCACCGAGTATTACGATGACAAAGTTGCAACAAAGCGACCACAAATGTGGGGATTCCAGGCCGCAGGTGCGGCGCCATTTGTAGCTGGCCATCCAATCGAAAAACCAGAAACCATTGCAACCGCAATTCGAATTGGTAAGCCGGCTTCCTGGGATTTAGCGATTGCCGCGCGTGACGATTCTGGTGGCTTAATTGATTCAGTTACCGATGAGCAGATTTTGCAAGCCTATAGATTGCTAGCCGACAAAGAAGGTTTTTTCGTTGAGCCCTCAAGCGCTGCTTCAGTTGCTGGTTTATTGCAACAAGCACAGCACGGTTTAGTAGATGCTGGCTCAACCATAGTTTGCACGGTCACTGGAAATGGCTTGAAAGATACGCAATGGGCTTTGGAAAGCGCAAAGGATCCAGTAGTTGTGCCAGTTGATGTCAAAGCAGCAGCTGCTGCACTTGGGTTGGCCTAATGTCTCGCATAGTTTCAGTCTCAGTTCCCGCGACCAGCGCTAATCTTGGTCCGGGTTATGACGCACTTGGTTTAGCTCTGGAGATTCGGGATCAAGTTACTGCGCAATTTACTGATGACAATTTAGTCACGGTTGTTGTTACTGGAGAAGGTGCCGGTAAATTGCCAACCGATGGCACACACCTAGTTGCAAAAACCATAATTGATGCCTGCAAAGCTTTTGGCACCGAAGTCTCGGGGCTTCGAGTTGAGTGCCAGAATGCTATCCCGCAAGGTAGAGGCTTAGGTTCAAGTGCCGGTGCGATTGTTGCTGGATTAGTGCTAGCAAGTGAGTTAACTTATGCCCGTGCGAGTGAAGATGAATTATTGCAAATGGCAAATGCCATTGAAGGACATCCAGATAATGTTGCTGCGTGCTTACTCGGCGCAATGACGATCGCTTGGCTAGAAGATGATGGCATGGCAAATTCAGTTTCAATGAATGTGCACCCAGATATTTCACCGGTACTCGGCATCCCAGATTCAGAACTTGATACCCACAAGGCTCGAGGCTTAATCCCTGAAACCATTCCACATGTTGACGCAGCTTTTAATGCAGGCAGATCTGCCTTGCTAGTTGCCGCCATGATTGGGGATCCAGATTTTCTGCTTGAAGCGACCGAAGATAAGCTGCATCAGCCTTATCGGGCCCAGGCATATTTAGAATCGATGGCGCTAGTAGAGCAGCTGCGAGTTGCTGAAATTGCCGCTTGCATAAGTGGGGCTGGGCCGACTGTGATCGCGTTAAGTACTGTGGAACAGGTTGCTGATGCAATTGAAATCATTGCAAAATCAGGATTTACCGCAGTTCCGGTAGCAGTTTCTGATCAAGGAGCAATACCAAGTCGCCAGGAAGAATCTGAGCAAGACTGACAAAATCAGGGGATTAGCCCGCAATTTCACACCATGGAGTTGAACCTGCTAGTCTTAAGACATCGGTTGAATCTCTTTCACCGAAAATCCCGCAAAATTCTCCCGAAACTTCGGGCATTACTGCTGGATAGCAAACAACTCAAAACACAGAGGACACATACGTGACCGAGACAGTTGCCCAAGATAAAGGGCTGAACACCAAACTGCTTCCTGAGCTAAAGGCCATGGCTGCCGGGCTAGGAATTGAAGGCGCATCTGGAATGCGCAAAGCCGAACTTGTTAAGGCCATTGGCGCCAAACAGGGTGGCGGTCGAAGCTCTCGATCCGCATCTCGCCCAGCAGGTGCCGCTAAAGCGGAGAATGCTCGCGAGGACCGTGCGCCCCGTGAAGATCGCGAAGAGCGTGCCCCGCGTAATAATGATGGCGATAGCGAAAGCAGTGATCGCAATGATCGCGGCGACCGCAATGATCGCGGCGACCGTAACGACCGCAATGGTCGCAACAACCGACGTGGCCGAGACCGCAATGATCGCAATAGCAACGGCCGTAATAACCGCGGTAGCCGTGGTGGCGATCGTGACTATGACTTAGAAGTTTCTGACGATGACGTACTTCTTCCAGTCGCAGGAATTATCGACATTCTTGATAACTATGCTTTCGTGCGCACTTCTGGTTACTTGCCAGGTCCAAATGACGTTTACGTTTCCATGGGTCTTGTTAAGCGCTTTTCACTTCGTAAAGGCGATGCAGTAACCGGCCAGGTTAAGCAGCCCCGTGAAGGTGATCGTCCACAGAAGTTCAATCCTCTAGTTCGCATCGAATCCATCAACGGATTAGAGCCAGATGAATCCATTAAGCGCGTGGACTTTGGCAAGCTAACTCCGCTTTACCCGCAAGATCGTTTGCGCCTTGAAACCGTGCCAAACAACTTGGTAACTCGAGTAATCGACTTAGTTGCTCCTATTGGTAAGGGACAGCGCGGACTCATTGTTTCGCCGCCTAAGGCCGGTAAGACCATGATTTTGCAGAACATTGCAAATGCCATTGCTGAAAACAATCCTGAAGTTCACTTGATGGTTGTTTTGGTTGACGAGCGACCTGAAGAAGTAACTGACATGCAGCGTTCGGTCAAGGGTGAAGTTATTGCTTCAACTTTCGATCGTCCAGCTGAAGATCACACAACCATTGCCGAACTAGCAATTGAACGCGCAAAGCGTTTGGTTGAAATGGGACATGACGTAGTTGTGCTACTTGACTCCATGACTCGTCTTGGTCGCGCATACAACCTTTCAGCACCAGCATCCGGCCGTATTCTTTCTGGTGGTGTTGACTCAGCTGCGCTTTATCCACCAAAGAAATTCTTCGGTGCTGCTCGTAACATCGAAGAGGGTGGCTCGCTAACAATTTTGGCAACGGCCCTTGTTGATACCGGCTCTCGAATGGACGAAGTTATCTTCGAAGAATTCAAGGGCACTGGCAACATGGAACTTAAGCTTGATCGTCGCCTGGCAGATCGTCGTATCTTCCCAGCTGTGGACGTTGAAGCGTCAGGTACCCGACGCGAAGAAATTCTTTTGGCTGCAGATGAGCTAAAGGTGATTTGGAAGCTTCGCCGCGTGCTACATGCACTTGATTCACAGCAATCACTTGAATTACTGCTAACCAAGCTCCGGGAAACCAAGAGCAACCTTGACTTCTTGATGCAGGTTCAAAAAACCACACCAGAAGCACCAGGTGGCATGGGATCAGATTCGATGGATAACGTCGACTAAAGCAATTATTAAAAGGTCCGGCATTCATCAGAGTGTCGGACCTTTTATATTTGCATAGTCCAGTTACCCAGATAGATTCATCTCGTGCGAATGAAACTCTGGCTAATTGTTATCGAAGGCGCATTAGCTGCACTTGCTATTTTCGCGGGAATCTGGGCGTTTCAAATTTGGCAGGATTCGAACAGTCCCAAAGCTGGTGGCTGCCAGGAAACAATTGTCGTAGGTAAATCGGTTAATGGAGTAGAGATAACTGCATGCAGATTAATTGGATCCGCTATTGACTCAAAGAATGCGTTACTAGTTATTGGCACAATTCATGGAGATGAGCCGGATGGCAAGCGAGTCATAGACAAGTTGTTGACTCAGGCCGTATCGAAAGAATCTGAAATCTGGGTAATTCGCGATGGCAATCCCGATGGTGCCGTGTTAGTAACTCGTCGTAATGCTAACCGAGTTGATATAAATCGGAATTTCCCAATCAAGTGGGAAGCCTCAGATCCAACTGCGCGAACTTACAGCGGTCCAAGTCCAGCAAGTGAACCAGAAACTCTTGCGCTGATGCAAGCAGTCCAAAAGATTCAACCAACTCGGATCGTGGTGTTCCATCAGCCATATGCGCAGATTGACTGTCCACCAGAGCGACCGGCAACGATCAGCGATCGCCTTTCGCAAATAACCGGCTATAAATCCGAATGCATTCCAGGTGAAAAATCTGGATCACCAACAAATACCTACACTGGGACTTTTACTATCTGGGTTAACTCAACATTCCCCGATACCACCGCTGTAACGTTCGAACTGGGACTTACAACTTTGGATGCAAAGATCCAGACAATTGCAAAAGCCATGCGCACGCTAGCTGCAGAAACGGCATACTTGCCTTAAGAGGTGACGCGTGAAAGCGACTAAGGAATTTTTTCTCACAGGGACATTGCTAGATGGTCCATCGTTAGTTGCGCAAGGAAAAGATTTGGGAAACCAAATCGAAATGGGCACTAGTGCATTTTGTAAATTTCATGGTGTGAGTTCTGAGCTTGAGTACAAATTAAAGATGGCTAAAGCAGGTCGCACTATGACGGCCTTAACTATTGGCTTGACAGATTGGCCCGAAACCAAAAAGGGTCTAGAAAAAATCTGGCAAAAAACTTCAGATCGTGGTTTCTATATAGACAGATTTATTATCGCCTTGGATCGCCGAATGGGACTTCCGCCCGAGTATCGAGCCGGAGCGCTTAAAGAAACCGGTCCTATGTTGAATTCAGACTCGGAATGGAATGAAGTAGCTCATTCCATTCAAATCCAACCCCACATGGGCGACATGATGATCGGATCTCCATCATCGGTCGACAATACTCGTCGCGCTTTAACAGCAGGCGTGAACTATATCGGTAATTTATCGCAGTTCGCCTGGAAGTATCCAGGATGGCCGGGCGACGATATCGCGCAAATGAGCGAAGTAGTAAAAGCCCTTGGCATGATGGCGAGCAAAGCATCACAAGGGGCAGTGGTGCATTCCTACTTAGATGATGGCTTCCCAGCTCAATTTGGAGATTATGCCTCTTACATTGGTTGGGCAAAATTTGAAAGGTATGTAGTTGAAGAATTGATTGGTGCAAAACTTGCGCATGCCTATGGTGGCCTAACCCATGATCCAATTACAAAAACGATCGTAACGATGGCTATCGAAACGTTGCGACCGCCTGATGTTTGCTCATCGTTTTACTTTGGAAATACCACTCGATATACCCAAAACATTGAACAGAACTATGGAGTACTTGGCGTAGATGTTTTGTACATGATGCTGGCCGATCGACATTTGCGCGCTGGGTCATCGATTATGCCGGTTCCGGTTACTGAAGCCATCCGAGTTCCAACTCCCGAAGAAATTATTGATGTCCAAACAATTGCACATCACACTAAAGCTAAGTTGGATTCGATTTATCCAGTCACCAATTGGGAGAGTCTTGAGTTTCGAAGCCAAGAACTAGTAAAAAATGGAAACAAATTCTTTGACAATTTGATAAACGGATTATCAGAGCTTGGTGCAGACATAAAGGATCCGTTACAACTATTACTTGCAGTACGCCGATTGGGACCAAGCCAGCTAGAGCGAAGTTTTGGCGTAGGTACACCAACCGAAGATCCGCTATTTGATGGTTATGAGCCCTTAGTTCCAACTGACGTTCTAAAAGACTTCCTATCGGAGCGGGCAAAGATTAGGGAAGTGGTGCGCCCTGCAAACTGGATCCTGAATAAGTCTCATAAGCCAGTTATTGCCTCAAGTGATGTGCATGAAATTGGCATGAGACTTGTAATTGACGCTGTGGAAAGCCTGGATATAAAACCAATTATTGGCTCAGTTGGCATTGATCCTGATGAGTTAGCTGAATTAGCACTTCAAGAAAATGCCACCGCGGTTTTAATTTCAACTCACAATGGAATGGCACTAAGTTATGCCGAGAACCTTTTGGCAGAGCTAGCCAAACGAGAAATTTCACCGCAGGTAATAATTGGCGGGCGCCTCAACCAAGAGATTGAAGGTCAAGACATGCCAGTTGACGTTACTGAACAGCTCAAAGCCTTGGGGATAGACGTTTGCCTTGATCTAAAGGAACTAGCAAATTTAATTAGAAACTAGAGTGAAAAGCTTGGGTACTCATCTGTTACCAGTAAGAATGCGTAGCCATAAACTCGATTCCAATATTGTGTGACGCCCAAAAGAACTTCACCACTTGCTGCTGGCATCTTCCCAGTGAACAAAATCGTAAACCAAGTAAAGATCAGAACAGCCAAGCCATAAATTACGTAAACCAGTCCAACTAGGTAAAGCGGCAACGCAAGAAACCATTTAACTAATGGCAGATAACGATTGAGTTTCGCGCCACCATCAACATCTGGGAATGTGATTTTTACATCGGCACTTTCTTCAATTGATGGGTAGTTATCGTTTAGCAATAAAATGTAAGCCGAAACTCGCGTTGAAAGCGCCAAAAGAGCCTGATTAAAAGCCAACGCGTAAGACGGATAGATTCCCCGGAAAACAAGAGCTAGCACAATCGGCAGGAACAGTAATCCTGATAAGAAGGTAGATGCCTCACTGGAACCCGACCAAGCCGTAAAAGCTGAAACGAATATGGCAATAGGCACTACCAAGAAAATACGTAGTGCGACGGACTTGCGATCGCGATTTTCAAGTTGGATGGTAATTACAGTTTCAATTTGGTTACTCATAATTACAGAGTAACCCGCAGCATTAAGAAACCTTGACGTGGCTTAGATCTAAATCTTTATATTTTCCAGATTTCGTGTAATCACGGATGCGCTCAAAGCCCTCAAAAACCTCAACAAATGAAGTAGCAAGTGGTGAAATAGCAACGCGAATACTATTTGGAGCTCGGTAATCTGGAATCACTTTCATATCATCGCGCAAGCCACGTGCAATCTGGGCAGCTGCAGGATGGTAAATACTTATGTGCCCACCTCGTAATTTTGAATCTCGTGGCGTAACCAATTCAAAGCCAAGGGGAGCTAACCATTGATCAAATAGCTCGATCATCATGTCAGTGCCTTTGGATGCCTTGGCATTTATCGCTGAGATCGATGCAGCTTCAATCATCCCGAAGCCTTCATCAATGCAAAGTAAGCCAATGATTGATGGACTAGCAATTTGAAAGCCGCGCATACCTTCAATCTGCTCGAACTTCGATCCCATTAGGAATTGATTGCGTTGCGCGAACCATCCCTGTATTGGCATTTGTAATTCTGACTGCAGGCGCTTGCTCACGTATAACCAAGCAGGCGAGCCGGGTCCAGAGTTTCCATACTTGTAGGTACAGCCAACTGCCAAATCCACACCATCGAGATCGAACTGCATGTCGACTGCGCCAACTGCATGACTGGCATCCCAAACCAAAAGTGTGCCATTAGCGCGCACTAAGTCAGTGAGTTCTTTGATGTTGTGTAGTGCCCCGGACCGATAAGCAACTACTGACAGAGTTACAAGCGCAACATCGTCGGTCAGATAAGGCTTCAATATTGCTGGCGTGACTCGTTCGTCGCTAAACGGTTTTCCAACTTCATGTTCTTGTAAATCATTAGGAATCACAACTAAGTTCAAACCAAGTTCATCGGCAATACCTTGCATGATGTAGCGATCGGTAGGGAAGTTGGCTTCATCGGTGATTATGGTTTTGCGTCCAGGTCGAGCCGCAATTGCAGCGCGCACCAAGCGATAGAAATTTACGCTTGTGGTATCCATGGCCAGAGTCTGACCGGCACTAGCGCCGAGAGCTGCTCGACCAATTAGGTCACCAGTAGTTTCGGCCTTATCAATCCAGTCGGCCCAACCGTCGACGATCTTGGTTCCCCAGCCATTGACCAAGAAATCATTTATAGT
>CAESAI010000029.1_pt1 | contig 16167 bp, 12 predicted proteins | sample 7263551 | NCBI WGS metagenome assembly CAESAI01 (sample SAMEA6814039, study PRJEB35770) | uncultured Actinomycetes bacterium | biome: Freshwater; feature: Freshwater reservoir; material: water | place: Czech Republic | collected 2017-05-23 | depth 30m m | reverse complement strand
TCAACATGCTTCCAAAGGATGCCGTGATCTTCTTCGTGCATACAGATTGCATTTTCGATTACTTTTACATCTCCGCGTGGAGTTAAGAGTGCTACATCTTTATAGATGATCTCGCCAAGGCAATCACAACCCAAAGTTAGCGAATTGGTATAACTTCCTAAGCCAAATTCGCCAGTGTCAAAAGCGTTCTTTCGATAAGTTCCTTGGCTCGGGTCGCCGTAGGGGATAACTAGTTCGGCAATCGACATGCGATAACCGATTCTTCGTTCAACGCCATTGTCATCGAATCGCACATCATGAATCACTAAACCTTCGCGATGATCCCAACCCACGCGAAAGTTCCAACGTTCCCAATTAACTTTCCAGCCATCAATCGTGCAAGACGCACCATCTTTTTGCACGATCTGTAGATCATTTAATTTGATGCCACCGCCGGTCTGGGATAGTCGGTAATCACCAGGAGTCATTGGAATCGGAGTCGGATCGTTATCTTCGATGCCGACCACTTGTTCGGCCTGTAAATCAACGATCGCGTATAACCCATTAATTGGATGCGCGTAAACATTTGATTCCAGAGTTGGTCGCAACCACATTGGCGTCCAAACTAAACGGCGGCCATCATCTAAATATTTTGGAATCTGGGCACCTATTGGCCACGTCTCGACATACACCTGAGTATCCGGATCAGTTACGCCACGCTTTTTGAGGGCAGCTCTAACGCCTTCGTCACGCAAAACTGCTGCAACCGCTAATTCAGATTCGGTGATAACAACTGGCGCCTTAGCTCCAACGATTAAGTCCCAACTGACCGGTGTGCCCGAGGTAGAAATAACGCCTTCATAAACTTCAGCTCTTGTGCGATCTAACACGGTTAGCCGAGCCAAACGCTCTAGTGCATCGCCAGATTTCCAACCAAGGACTTTTGTTTTGCTTGGCTCTTCAAGTTGGCAGGTAATTACGAAATGATTCTCGCCAATTCCCCAGCTAGTACGAGCCCCAGTTATGACGGAATGCAGTTCTGCGGGGCTCAAGGGGTCCAATGGATGATTCGAAGGAAACCCTTGTGACATGCGCCCAATTCTAGGCAAAATCCGAAATTCTCGGTCATTTTTCTCAAATGATTTCCAAATTTGAGGTATTTGGGTGGCTTAGGTCACTAATCTGACATCAAACAGTAAGCAAGCTTCCGGGAGAGCATATGTCCGTTCAGGGAATTAACATTGCAGATTTAACTACTTCTGCAGCGCTTGAAGAAAAGAAAAAACTCCGTAAACACTTCGGCCGTTTTGATATCTTCTTCTTTCTAATTTGCACAATTGTCGGTGTAGACACCATCGGTCAGATGGCATCAAACGGAGCCCAAGGATTCTTGTGGCTTATTTTTATGTGCGTATTCTTTTTCATTCCATATGGTTTGTTCACTGCGGAACTGGGTTCAACCTTCGCTGAAGAAGGTGGACCATATGTTTGGACTCGAATGGCATGGGGTCGCAAGGTGGCTGGATTAAATTCAGTTTTTTATTGGTTCTCAAATCCAGTCTGGATTGGTGCCACACTTGCATTACTAGCTATTCAAACTGTTTCAGATTACTTCTTTAACATTCCGGCTGGAAGTTTCTGGTCTTACGGCGTCGGCATGATCTATATCTGGTTCTCGGTATTCTCCGCAGTTCTTTCGTTCGGAGTTGGAAAGTGGATTCCGACCATCGGTGCATTCAGTCGAATCATCATGATCGGATTATTCGCAATCACTACTGTGATCTATGGCATTCAAAATGGTCTTCATTTTCCATCAGCTGGAGAATGGACTCCAACGTGGCCAGCATTTATTGCGCTAGTTCCATTGGTCTTCTACAACTTGGTTGGTTTCGAGATGCCAAGTTCTGCAGGCGATGAAATGAAGAACCCACAGCGTGACGTGCCATTCACGATCATGCGAGCAATGGTTACTTCAATTTTGCTTTATGGTCTGCCAGTACTTGCAATCGTGATGGTAATTCCAGCAGATGAAATTTCAGGTGTCTCCGGATTCCTCGATGCAATCGCAAAGGTCTTTACGGTTTATGGTTCTGCTGCAGATGTGATGCTGAAGGTCATGGCATTCACATTCATCATGGCGCTGGTATCTAGTGCAAGTGCTTGGTTAATGGGAGCCGACCGCACCGAAGCTATCGCTGCGATCGATGGCACTGGACCAAAGTGGTTAGGTAAATTCTCGTCACGCTTTGGAACACCAGTGAACGTGAACATGGCATCAGGAATTATTTCTACGCTAGTTTTTGTGGTCGCTCAAAAACTTGGTGATGGAGATGCATCAGTTTCATTCGGCATCATGATCGGCATCGTCTTGCTATTTACTAATTTGAGTTACCTAGTAATTTTCCCAACGGTTATCAAGTTACGTAAATCCCATGGACATGCGAATCGGCCTTACCGAATTCCTGGAGGCATGGCTGGTGTTTGGGCAGTTGGAATCATCACAACGTTCTGGTCTGCTTTCGCATCGCTAACTGGAATTTTCCCTGGATTACTTTCCAACGGAATGCTGCTTGATGATTCAGCATTACCTGATGGTGTAACTCGTGGCCAGTACACAAGTTACGTATTTACCGCCATTGCCATAACACTTGTAGTTGGCGTGATCTTCTACATCCTTGGTGGAGCAACTCGCAAGGATCTAGTTAAGGATCCAGAAGTCCCAGTTGAATAAGTAATTAAAAAACAAAGCCCCATTGGTCATAGCGATCTCTGGGGTTTTGTTTTGCCCGCAAGCGGCGCGAACCCATTTAGCGGTGCGAATAGAGCGCGGGTGACCTTGTCAATCGATTATTCGATTGACAAATGAACATTGGCGAACCTTCGGTTCGATCCCGGTCGCACGAGACCATAAGAGCGTGATTCAAATCTTTTGATTTGAATCAAATAAACACTGTCCGGCGGTCGCCCGCGGAATGAGCGGAGCGAATGGAGCGGGTGACCGGGATCGAACCGGCATGGCCAGCTTGGAAGGCTGGGGCTCTACCATTGAGCTACACCCGCGAAGCCGATCTTTCAATCGGCCAGAATTTAGACTATCGCATGATTTCTAATACAATCGAACAGCAAGATCGGGGCGTAGCGTAGTGGCTAGCGCGCCTGCTTTGGGAGCAGGAGACCGAGAGTTCGAGTCTCTCCGCCCCGACTCGTAGTTGTGGAGTCCGCCTTAGTTTTTAGGGCGGGCTCTACACATCTAATACCTAGTAAGTAGGAGAGCCGTGAAGAGCGCCGTAGAAAATATTTCCCCATCTCGAGTCAAGATCACAGTCGAGATGCCATTTGCTGATTTACAACCAAGTTTGGATTCGGCATACGCGCGCATTGGCGCTCAAGTAAATATCCCAGGATTTCGTAAGGGCAAGATCCCAACTCGCATTATCGACCAACGCGTTGGCCGCGGGGCAGTTCTTGAAGAAGCTGTCAACGATGCGATTCCTTCTGGCCTAGCGCAAGCACTTATTGAAAATGAAATTGTTCAACTAGGTCGACCGGAAGTAGATGTCACAACTCTTGATGAAGAAGCTGGTTTAGTTTTCACGGCTGAACTAGATGTGCGCCCAGAATTTGCGCTTCCAAAATTCAGCGAACTTAAAGTTGTCGTTGACAATGCCGAAGTTACTGCCGATCAAGTTGAAGAACAACTAACCGGATTACGTGGTCGCTTTGGCGCCCTAATCGAAGTTAGTCGCGCAGCTAAAGATGGCGACGTATTACTCGTTAATTTAAGTGGCGATCACGATGGCCAAGAAGTCGAAGAACTTGCAGCAACTGCATTTAGTTACGAACTTGGATCCGATGATATGGTTCCAGGCTTTGATGATGCAGTTCGCGGCGCCAAGGCTGATGAAGTTCGCCATTTCCTATTCACTCCAGCTGCTGGTCAGTGGACTGATAAGGCGATCACTGTCGAAGTTACCGTTACTGCAGTCCGTGAACGCGAACTTCCAGCAGCCGACGATCAGTTTGCCCAGCTTGCAAGTGAGTTCGACACCATCGGTGAACTACGCGAAGACGTTCGCACTCGACTTGGTCGCGTGCGGTTAATCGAGCAGGCTTACCAAGCACGCTATCTAACTCATGACGCCTTGATGGAAGCCGTCAAGATTGATCTGCCCGAGCGCACAATTCAAGATGAAATTGATTCCCACTTTGATGACGGCCATGGTGATGATGCACATCGCACCGAGTTCGAAACCAATACTCGTAGCAGCCTTAAGTCCCGCCTGATTTTAGACAAGATTGCGGAAACTGAAGATCTACAGGTCAATGACGCTGAACTTTCCCAGTGGTTAGTTCAAGAAGCTCAGCGTTACAACATGGCTCCAGATCAGTTTGCTGACCAGCTAGTTCAGTCCGGCCAAGTTCAAGGCGCAGTTTCCGAAGTGCGTCGCGCCAAGGCTTTGGCTCATGTTCTTGAGAGCGTTGCTGTTGTTGATAAGTCAGGCAACAAGATTGACCTAGAGTCTGTTCTTCGTGGCGATCAATCAGATGAAGATTTTGATACCGAATTTGATGCTGACTCTGATGAGGAAAACTTCGAGGCAGACGAATAGTCGGGCTCGAAGCGAGTAAACACCGCGAGGCCGACGAATAGTCGTAACGCAAAGCAAGACTTTGAACCCTTGTGAAAAGGCGGGCTTCGGCCCGCTTTTTCTATTCCGCCACAATCTTGCAGAATCTGGTGCATTGATCCAACGCTAGGAGCGAACAAAGCCATGTCGCCCATGCCAATGTCAGGCTCACCCCTTAGTGTTTAGTTGTTACTAAAACTTTTAGGAGTAATTGTGAGCGGCATCGAGGTCCCGGGGTTAAACCTTCCGGAAGCACGCACCCCGTCCCCAACAGGTCAGCAGTTTGGCGACTCGGTTTACCAGCGCCTTTTGCAAGATCGCATCATTTTTCTCGGTACTCAAGTTGCTGACGAGATGGCTAATGCAATCTGCGCCCAGATCTTGCTACTTGCCGCCGATGATCCAGAAAAAGACATTTTCCTTTACATAAATTCCCCAGGCGGATCGATCAGCGCTGGTATGGCAATTTACGACACCATGCAATTCGTCAAGAACGACGTTGCAACAGTTGCCATGGGCCTAGCTGCTTCGATGGGTCAGTTCTTGTTATGTGCTGGCGCACCAGGCAAGCGTTATTCCTTGCCACACGCCCGCATCATGATGCACCAACCATCAGGTGGCATCGGCGGTACTGCTGCTGACATCAAGATTCAAGCTGAGCAAATGAAATTCACCAAGGCCACGATGGCAGAACTAATTGCCGAGCACACTGGTCAATCCATTCAAACTGTTACTGATGATTCTGATCGTGACCGTTGGTTTACCGCACAAGAAGCAAAAGACTATGGCTTCGTCGATCACGTTGTGCGCAGTGCGCGCGATGTGGCTGGCGAAGGCGGAACGGCATAAGGCAGACTCATGGATTACTCACCACAATCGCGCTACATACTTCCTAGTTACATCGAACGCACCCCACAGGGCACCCGCGAGTACAACCCTTATGCAAAGTTGTTCGAAGAGCGCATCATTTTCCTAGGCGTCCAGATTGACGATGCATCCGCTGACGATGTCATGGCTCAGCTTTTGGTTCTTGAATCATTAGATCCAGAACGCGACATCCAGATGTACATCAACTCTCCAGGTGGTTCATACACCGCAATGACTGCAATTTATGACACCATGCAGTTCGTTAAGTGCAACGTGCAAACGGTTTGTTTAGGCCAAGCTGCATCAGCTGCTTCAGTGTTGCTCGCCGCAGGAACCCCAGGCAAGCGCTTTGCATTGCCACACGCTCGCGTATTGATTCACCAGCCATACACCGAAGGTGGCGGCCAAGGATCTGACATTGAAATTCAAGCAAATGAAATTTTGCGCATGCGTGATGAGATGGAAGGTATCTTCTCTCATCACACTGGACGCTCAGTCGAAGAAATTCGTCTCGACATGGATCGTGACAAAATTCTTACTGCGCCCCAGGCCAAGGAGTACGGCATCATCGATCAGGTGCTAACTTCGCGGGTTCCACTTAACAAATAGCACTTTTCTGGGCGTGTACACCAAGAGAAACCGCTTATTTCAAGGTACTTTAGTAAGACGCTCGAAGTATCTGTCCACACTTATTCCCCCGGGAGGTGACCACTATGGCTCGTATCGGCGAAAGTGGCGACCTGTTGAAGTGTTCGTTCTGCGGCAAGAGTCAGAAACAGGTCAAGAAATTGATCGCTGGCCCTGCGGTATACATCTGTGACGAATGCATTGACTTGTGCAATGAAATCATTGAAGAAGAATTAGGCGAGTCAGTAAACCTGGGTTGGGATGAACTTCCTAAGCCACGCGAAATCTTTGCTTTCCTTGACCAGTATGTAATCGGTCAAGAAGTTGCCAAGAAGTCTCTTTCCGTAGCGGTCTACAACCACTACAAGCGAGTCCAGGCCGGCGCCAATGAATCTTCTCGCGAAGAAGGTGTCGAATTAGCTAAGTCAAACATTTTGTTGCTTGGCCCAACCGGTTCCGGCAAGACACTGCTAGCCCAAACTTTGGCCCGCATGCTTAATGTGCCATTTGCGATTGCTGACGCAACTGCATTAACCGAAGCTGGTTATGTAGGCGAAGACGTCGAGAATATTTTGCTTAAGCTGATTCAGGCTGCTGACTATGACGTCAAAAAAGCTGAAACTGGAATTATCTACATCGATGAAATCGACAAGGTTGCTCGCAAGAGTGAAAACCCATCGATCACGCGCGATGTATCTGGCGAAGGTGTCCAGCAAGCACTGCTAAAGATTCTTGAAGGCACTACTGCATCCGTACCACCACAAGGTGGTCGCAAGCATCCGCACCAAGAATTCATCCAGATCGATACCAGCAACGTACTGTTTATTGTCGGTGGCGCATTCGCTGGTCTAGACCAGATCATCCGTCAACGCGTTGGCAAAAAAGCACTTGGCTTTACTGCCAACATCGAACAGGACGAAGTTAACGAGCAAGATATTTTCTCGCAGGTTATGCCAGAGGATATGTTGAAGTTCGGCATGATTCCAGAATTTATCGGACGCTTGCCAGTGTTTACTTCTGTTGCACAGCTGGATCAAGAAGCTTTAGTCGCAGTTCTGACTGAACCAAAGAACGCATTAGTTCGTCAGTACCAAAAACTATTTGACCTTGATGGCGTAGAACTAGAGTTCACTCAAGATGCCTTAGAAGCAGTTGCTGCTCAAGCAATCCTGCGTGGCACGGGTGCTCGTGGACTTCGCGCAATCATGGAAGAAGTTTTGCTTTCGGTTATGTATGACGTACCTAGTCGCGAGGATGTAGCACGCGTCGTAATCAACGGTGATGTGGTGGCCAAGAACGTGAACCCAACTTTGGTTCCTCGTGATGCTCCAGTAGCCAAGCGAATCCCGAAGGAAAAAACCGCTTAGTTTTAACTTTCGCTAGTTGGCGCGAGTTCGATCTCTAACGAGATTGGGCTCGCGCTTTCTACATATTCAAAGTCACCTTGAACGCGCCCAGCAGCCTGTAAATCAGCAGCAACTAATTTCGCTTGGGCCAGATCTACAGCTGGGGCACTAATTTTGGCTGTTGCGATATCTGCCTTCATGGAAACCTTGGCTTCACTCTTTGACTTACGAAGTTGCGACAAAATCTCTGCCGAGACTGCCGGTAGGGAAGCATCACCATTGAATGCCCGCAAGGACTCAGATGTTGGCCAGCTGGATTTATGTACTGAGTCTTCGTGAGTCCAAGACCAAACTTCTTCGGTTACGAATGGCAAGAAGGGTGCAAAAAGCTTTAGCAAAGTATCAAGGGTTATGGTCAGCGCAGCGCGAGCGGAAGCAGCAGCTTCTTCGCCAGCTAGCCCATAGGCACGATCTTTAACAAGTTCCAAGTGATCATCACAAAAAGCCCAGAAGAATACTTCTGCTGCTTCCATGGCCTTGGTGTAGTTAAAGGCTTCAAATGCTTTTGTAGCTTCGTCAACTACATCGGCAAGCGCAGCCAACAAGGCTTTATCAATTGGCTCAGTGACAGATTCGGGAGTGGCGCTTCCTTGCAGCAATACGAACTTGCTGGCATTGAGAATCTTGGTTGCTAAGCGGCGACCAATCTTCATCTGGCCGACATCGAACGCGGTGTCAGTACCTGGACGGCCACTGGCTGCCCAGTAGCGAACGCCATCACTGCCATGTTCGTCTAGCAAATCCAGGGGAGTAACAACGTTGCCTTTGGACTTGGACATCTTCTTGCGATCCGGATCCAAAATCCAACCTGAGATCAATGCATGCTTCCAAGGCAAAACTTTTTCTTCTAAGTGAGCTCGAACAACACTGCCAAATAACCAAGTACGAATAATTTCGTGAGCCTGTGGTCGTACGTCGAATGGCCAAACTCGGTTCCATAAATCTTCATCGAAACTCCAGCCACCTGCGATGTGTGGCGTTAGTGAGGAAGTAGCCCAAGTGTCCATGACATCAGGGTCGCCCATGAATCCGCCAGGTACGCCGCGTTGATCTTCGGTGTAGCCAACAGGTGCATCTGTTGATGGATCGATTGGCAACGACTTCACATCCGGAACCAAAATCTTGTCCCACACTGGATTGCCATCAGCATCCAGGCCATACCAAACCGGAACTGGGACACCAAAGAAACGTTGGCGCGAAATTAACCAGTCACCATTTAATCCTTCAACCCAGTTTTGGTAACGAACTTTCATGTGGTCAGGGTGCCAAGTGATCTGTTGGCCGCTAGCAACTAATTCAGCACGTAAGTCAGCATCACGTCCACCATTGCGGATGTACCACTGACGAGTAGTAACAATTTCAAGGGGCTTATCGCCTTTTTCAAAAAACTTAACTGGGTGAACAATTGGACGAATTTCGCCTTCGAGGTCACCGGATTCTTTAAGCAGTTCAGCCATTTTTTCCTTGGCTGAATGCGCAGTCAGTCCAGCTAGCGCTGAATAAGCGTTCTTACCGAGTTCTGAAGTAATCCAATCTGGAACTTCACTAATGATGCGACCATCCCAGCCAATGATTGGACGGGTTAGCAATTGCAATTCGCGCCACCAAGTGACGTCAGTGGTGTCACCGAAAGTACAAATCATTGCGATGCCAGATCCTTTTTCTGGATCGGCCAAGGTGTGTGCAACAACAGGAACTTCAACCCCAAAGATTGGCGAAGTCACAGTGGTACCAAATAGTGGTTGGTACCTTTCGTCGTCAGGATGAGCAACTAGCGCAACACAGGCAGGTATTAATTCTGGTCGAGTCGTTTCAATAAATAGCGCAGTGCCATCTGGTTTATGGAATGAAATTCGGTGATAAGCACCTGGGCGTTCGCGATCTTCGAGTTCAGCTTGCGCAACTGCAGTTCGGAAAGTTACATCCCAAAGTGTTGGCGCCTCGCTTTGATAAGCCTCGCCACGCTCTAAGTTATTTAGGAACATGTGCTGGGAAACGGACCTAGCCCTGGAATCAATAGTTTGGTAAGTCAAGTTCCAATCGACACTAGTTCCAAGTCGGCGCCACAATTCTTCAAATGCTTTCTCATCTTCGATTGTTAGCTGCTCGCATAGTTCAACAAAGTTGCGGCGAGAAATCGGCAGTTGATCTTTTCCAGGTTCAGTTGGTGGCACAAAGGCAGCGTCATATGGCAACGAAGGATCGCAGCGAACCCCAAAGTAGTTTTGGACCCGGCGCTCAGTTGGCAAACCGTTGTCATCCCAGCCCATTGGGTAAAAAACTGACTTACCATTCATGCGCTGGTAGCGAGCAACACAATCGATGTGGGTGTAAGAAAATACGTGACCTACGTGCAACGACCCACTTACTGTCGGCGGTGGGGTATCAATGCTGAATACGTTTTCGCGAGTAGCGCTGCGGTCAAAGGTATATGTACCTGCCTGATCCCAGACCTGCATCCACTTGGTTTCTAGTCCATCAAGTGTTGGCTTATCTGGCATTCGTTGCGCGCTCATGGACACTAATCCTAGACAATGCCAGACACTTAGAATGAATCCATGACTTTGCCGGACCTCCAGGAACTAGCGCGCGTTGAAGAGGTCTTGGAATCCCGCTGGCCCGAGACCAAAATTGAACCAAGTTTGGATCGAATCAGCCATTTAATGACACTTTTGGGAGATCCCCAGTTCGCCTACCCAGTAATCCACGTGACTGGAACTAATGGCAAAACTTCCACGGCTCGGATGATTGAATCGCTGCTTAGGTCTATGGGACTGCGCACTGGTCTAGTGACAAGCCCGCACTTACATCAAGTTACAGAGCGAATCAGACTTAATGGCGATCCAATTCCAGCAGATAAGTTTGTGGAAACTTATGACGAGCTTGAGCCTTACCTTGCGATCGTAGATAGCGAAAGTTTGGCAAACGGCGGACCAGCCATGTCTTACTTTGAAGTTTTAACCGGAATGGCATTTGCCGCATTTGCTGATGCGCCAGTTGATGTTGCCGTAGTCGAAGTTGGAATGGGCGGCACTTGGGATGCAACCAACGTTGTTTCACCGCTTGTAAGTGTGGTCACACCGATTGGTATGGATCACGCGGATTACTTGGGTGACACCGTGGAGTTAATTGCAACCGAGAAATCTGGAATCATCAAAGCCGGATCGATTGCTGTGCTTTCATATCAAGATCTGATTCCAGCTGAAGTTTTACTGAAGCGAATTGCATTAGTCGATGCGATGGTTGCCCGACAAGGTGTTGAATTTTCCGTTCGTGATCGCGCATTAGCGATCGGTGGCCAAGTTTTATCTTTGGATGGCTTAAACGGAACTTATGAAGAAATTTTGTTACCGCTGTTTGGCGCGCACCAAGCAGCAAATGCATCTGTGGCGTTAGCAGCAGTTGAAGCTTTCTTTGGTGGCACGTTGGCATTAGACATTGATGCCATCCGCGAAGGATTTGGCACCGTAACTTCTCCTGGCCGACTTGAAGTAGTGCGCCGAAGTCCAACTGTGATTGTTGATGCTGCGCACAATCCACACGGCGCTGCAGTGTTAGCTACCGCGCTCGAAGAGTCATTTACGTTCGATCAAACTATTGGTGTTGTTTCAGTAATGGCTGATAAAGATGTCTTAGGTGTTTTACAAGCGCTCGAACCAGTAATGACAGATGTGGTTGTTACTTGGAATGGCGCAGCGCGCGCGATGTCGGCTCACGATTTATCAGACCTAGCCATTCAAGTTTTCGGTGAAGATCGCGTGCACGAAGCACCAAACTTAACTAGCGCAATAGACCGCGCAATAGAGATGGCGGATGAAGCGGGAATGAATGGCATCGGAGTTGTAGTTACTGGATCAGTAGTTACCGCAGCAGCAGGCAGAGCAATCATGGGACGAGGTAAGGCCTAATGAAAGTTATGGGCAGTGCCATTTTGTTTTTCGAAGCCATAGTTATTGGACTATCGATACCGATTTCGATTGTTGTGTATGGCGTAGATAAATCCACAACACTTTGGGTGACATTTCTACTCATGGTCCTTTGCATTGTGGCTATTGGCGGGGTTCGCCATGACCGACGAGGCGCGATTACTACTGGAATTGTGGTGCAACTAATCATCATCGGCGCCGGATTTGCGGTTCGACCGATGCTATTTCCAGGCGTGCTTTTCCTATTGATATGGGCACTAGCCATTGCGTTAAGTAAGAAAGTCGACGAGGCTAAGGCAGCCCGAGAAACCCTTTAAGATTAAGAGCATGTCAGAACGTACCCTTGTCCTAGTAAAGCCAGATGGCGTCGAACGCGGCCTAGTTGGCGAAGTGATTTCGCGCATTGAGCGTAAAGGCTTCAAAATCGTTGCCCTTGATATGCGAACTTTAGAGCGCTCCCTTGCTGAAACTCATTACGGTGAGCATTCAGATAAGCCGTTCTTTAAAGATTTAGTTGACTTCATTTCAGGTGGACCACTTGTAGCTGCTGTGATTGAGGGCAATGAAGCAATTGCCGCTTGGCGGACCATGATGGGTGCTACCAATCCAGCCAATGCTGCAATGGGCACAATCCGTGGCGATCTGGCAACTGAAACTCAATTCAATGTTTCGCACGGTTCGGATTCACCAGAATCAGCAGCGCGCGAAATTGCTCTGTTCTTTCCCAACTTGTAAAGGGTTCTAAATGACAGTCCAGTCTGTATTTCCGGCACTGGAACAGTTATTGCCTCGGGTGCAAAAACCTGTTCAATATGTTGGTGGCGAATTAAATGCCGTCATCAAGCAATGGGACGACACCATAGTTCGTTGGTGCTTGATGTATCCCGATGCTTACGAAGTTGGCATCCCAAATCAAGGCGTTCAGATTCTTTATGAAGTTTTGAATGAACGCCAAGACACACTTTGCGAACGTACCTATGCAGTTTGGCCAGACTTAGAAAAATTGATGCGCGAAAATGGCGTGCCACAGTTCACTGTCGATGCCCATCGACCAGTTGGCGCATTTGATGCCCTTGGAGTGTCATTTTCAACTGAGCTTGGCTACACCAATATGCTCACCGCGATTGACCTAGCTGGTGTGCCACTGCATGCTGCCGATCGCGACGAGACTCATCCACTAGTAATTGCCGGTGGACATGCGGCATTTAATCCAGAAGCCATTGCCACGTTCATCGACGGCGCTGTACTTGGCGATGGGGAACAAGCTGTTCTAGCAATCACCGACATCATTGCTGACTTTAAAAATGCTGGCAGCCCTGGCGGCCGCGAAGAGCTATTAATGCGCCTAGCAAAATCTGGCGTGATGTATGTGCCAGCGTTTTATGACGTCGAATACTTAGAAGATGGTCGCATTCGCCGGGTAGCGCCAAATCGCCCAGGAGTGCCATGGCGAGTGGCAAAGCACACCGTGATGGATCTAGATGAATGGCCATATCCAAAGGCGCCACTTGTGCCAATCGCCGAAAGCGTTCACGAACGTATGAGCGTTGAAATTTTCCGTGGCTGCACACGCGGATGTCGATTCTGCCAAGCCGGAATGATTACCCGTCCAGTTCGGGAACGATCAATGACGACGATCGCGGACATGGTGGCAAATGGCTTAGCCAAGACTGGCTACGAAGAAATTGGCTTACTTTCCCTATCTAGCGCGGACCATAGTGAAATTGCCGAGATCGCAAAAGGGTTGGCTGATAGGTATGAAAATACTCAGACTTCACTTTCGCTTCCGAGCACTCGAGTGGATGCCTTCAACATCGATTTAGCAAATGAACTTTCGCGCAATGGCCGACGCAGTGGTTTAACTTTCGCTCCCGAAGGTGGCAGTGAGCGCATTCGCAAAGTAATCAACAAAATGGTTACCGAAGAAGACTTGATTCGCACGGTTACAGCGGCTTACGCATCAGGCTGGCGGCAAGTGAAGTTGTACTTCATGTGTGGCCTACCAACTGAAGAAGACGAAGACGTATTACAGATTGCTCGGCTGGCACACGAAGTTATCAAGGCTGGCCGCGAGGCTTCCGGACGAAACGACATTCGTTGCACAGTATCCATTGGTGGCTTTGTACCTAAACCGCACACTCCATTCCAGTGGGCAGCGCAGCTTGATCACGAAACTACTGATGCCCGGTTATACAAACTCCGTGATGCAATTCGTCAAGATAAAGCTTTTGCAAAATCTATCGGCGTTCGTTACCACGATGGCAAACCAGGTGTTGTCGAAGGTTTGCTGTCACGTGGTGATCGTCGAGTTGGAAAAGTAATTGAGCAAGTTTGGCGAGATGGCCAGCGCTTTGATGGCTGGAGTGAGCATTTCTCGTATGACCGATGGATGGCCGCTGCAGAAATTGCCTTTGCCGATGAAGCAGTAGACGTAAATTGGTACACAATTCGCGAGCGCGAGTTATCGGAAGTTCTAGCTTGGGATCACTTAGATTCAGGTTTAGACAAAGAATGGCTTTGGGACGATTGGCAAGATGCGTTATCCGAAGTCGAAGTTGATGACTGCCGCTGGACGCCATGTTTTGACTGTGGCGTTTGCGATCACATGGGTACTGAAATTCAAGTTGGTCCAACTAACGCAGTGATGTTGCCAATGCCAACAATTCCTTCGCGAGTAGCTGCTACAAGTGGCGCGTGATCGTGATCCTGGTCGCGAGATAATTCCTGCGGTTCAGAAATTAAGAATTCAACATGCTAAGCGCGATCGACTTCGCTTTACTTCACATCGCGATTTTCAGCGGGCTTTTGAACGCGCGTTAAAGCGAGCAGGCGTGCCGATGGCATACAGCGCTGGATTCTCGCCGCATCCAAAAATTTCCTATGCAAATGCCGCTCCGACGGGAGTAGCAAGTGAAGCCGAATACGTTGAAATCGGTGTGGTGCAATTAGTTGACCCTGAAAAGCTGCGCGCAGTCTTAGATGAAGTTTTGCCGCCAGGCCTAGATATTTTGGCTGTAGTTGAAGCTCGGACCCCTGATTTCGTGGCCCGACTTGAGGCAAGTCACTGGCAGATTGAACTTCCCGGCACTTCTAAAGAAACTCTGGAATCTGCAGTAGTGACATTTATGGCCGCTGCTGAGGTGCTAGTGGAGCGAATGACCAAGTCCGGCGTTCGAACTTTTGACGCCAGAACCGCAGTAATTCGGGCAAATGTGGAGTTGGGCGCTGACTGTGCCATACTTCAAGTAGTCGTTCGGCATGGCGTGCCAGCTGTTCGACCCGACGATGTTCTGGCAGCTCTGACAAAAGTTGCGGACTTTGTGCAGGAGATTCCCCCTCGGGTAACTCGACTAGCGCAAGGCCCTTTGCTTGAAGATGGTTGGTCCGTAGGGGATCCGTTCTCCTTGGACCGTGAAGCCACACAAGCGTGAGCCCGACATCGTCACTACATAGGCTTATGCGCCCTAGGGCGTGAGTGAACGCAAGACCGAAGTGCTACGGCATAGGTTTTGTGCGATAGGAGACGACTTTCATGTCGGGAAACGATGTAACACCAGAATCAAAACCACGTCGACGTGCCGCAGGGCGACCTGCTGGCCCACCAGTTGATGCCCCTGCTGCAAAGGCTGATAAAGCTGAAAAGGCCCCAGTCAAGAAAAAGGCTGCTGCTGCCAAGAAAGCACCAATTGCAGTTCCGGTATTTCAGTCTGCGCCAGTTACTGCCGCGGCACCAGCCAAGAAAAAGGCAGCTGCTAAGAGTGCCAGCGATGAAGCTGTACCTTCTGTAGCCAAAAAGGGCCAGACCAAGAAGGCTCCAGCAAAGAAGCCAACCGCTTCCGACGAGGCGCAAACAACATCTAATTCTGAAGAATCCGAGTCTGGCGAAGAGCGCAGCAACAACCGCAACCGCAACCGCAATCGTCGTGGTGGCAAGAACAAGAACCGAGCTAAATCAGCTACGGGCACTGACGCCACGGATCAAGACGAAGCTACAAGTGAAGCCAGCGACGAAGATTCAACTGAATCGGCTGAGGCAGCATCGGCTCGTAAGCGCAGCCGCAAGCGCACTCGTGATGGTTCCGACAATGACTCAGGATCTACTCGACTAGATGCAAAGCGAGCTCGTCGTAGAGATGGCCGCGACAATGGTCGTCGTCGCGCGCCAATTTTGACGGAATCTGAATTCTTAGCTCGTCGTGAAAACGTCGAACGCGTAATGGTAGTTCGCCAACAGGGCGCTCGCACTCAAATTGCAGTTCTAGAAGACGGCATCGCAGTGGAGCACTACATCAATCAGTCCAGCAGTGGCTCACTAGTTGGAAACGTTTATCTAGGTCGAGTACAAAACGTGCTGCCAGGTATGGAAGCTGCGTTCGTTGACATCGGCAAGGGTAGAAATGCAGTGTTGTATGCCGGCGAAGTTAACTGGGATGCAGCTGGTCTTGACGGACAGCCTAAGAAAATCGAAACTGCCCTTAAATCTGGCGACACCGTACTTGTCCAGGTAACTAAAGATCCAGTTGGTCAAAAGGGCGCGCGACTAACAAGTCAAATCTCCCTACCTGGTCGATTCTTGGTTTATGTCCCGAACAATCCAATGACTGGTATTTCTCGAAAACTTCCAGATCGCGAACGCTCCCGACTAAAGACAATTTTGAAAGCTGTCGTTCCAGAAGACGCCGGTGTAATTGTTCGCACTGCTGCTGAAGGAGCTAGCGAAGAAGAATTAGGTCG